>Ga0155023_114_pt1 | contig 10800 bp, 11 predicted proteins | sample RifCSPhighO2_01_FD_105991 | JGI IMG/M metagenome (GOLD analysis project Ga0155023, IMG submission 105991) | Candidatus Nomurabacteria bacterium RIFCSPHIGHO2_01_FULL_40_20 | reverse complement strand
TTTCCTATGAAGAAGAATCTTCAGGGTCCTTGGGTCGCGGTTTTCGAACAGGATTTCTAGGGATGCTTCACTTGGAAATCATCACCGAGAGATTAAAGAGAGAATTTAATTTGAATCTTGTTATTACTACGCCGTCTATTACTTATGAAGTTACATTGAAGAACAATAAAAAAGAAAAAATTTATTCCCCATATTTTTTTCCAGACGACGGCAATATCTTGGAAGTTTTTGAGCCGTGGGTAAAGGCAAAAATAATCACTCCTTCGAAATATCTGGGCGCTATTATGCAAATTCTTTTTGACCATGAGGCGGAAATAGGAGAGACAGAGAATTTCGGTGATAATAGAACCACCCTTTCTCTTCAAATGCCACTTCGCGAACTTATGCGTAATTTTTTTGATGAATTAAAAAGTGTTTCTTCGGGTTATGGCTCCATTTCTTACGAAATAGGGGATTTGCGCAAGGCAGATGTGACAAGACTCGATATTTTAGTAGCAGACGAGCCGATAGTGGCGTTTTCTAGAGTGGTTTCAAGGAAAAAAGTGGAAGAAGAAGCGGAGAAGACAGTAGAGAAGCTACACGGCATATTGCCTAGGCAAATGTTTGTGACTAAAATCCAAGGACGCGCGCTCGGCAGAATCATTTCTTCGCGCACTATCCAAGCATTTCGTAAAGACGTCACGGGGTATCTATATGGCGGAGATGTGACCCGCAAGAAAAAGCTTTTGGAAAAACAGAAAAAAGGCAAGAAGAAAATGAAAGAGCGCGGACGAGTAAACATCCCGCAAGAGGTGTTTTTAAAGATGATGCGGTCTAGCGACTAGTTGAAAGTTATAAAGTATAAAGTTAAAAGAGAATTCATTTTGGTTTAGTTTACTTTATAAACTTTATGAACTTTCTACTTTAAACTAAAGATGGGCGAATACAAAAGAATCATACTGATGATTATGAGAACACACAGGACTGACCAAATGACCTTTATCTTCTTTTGATGTTTTTTATTGAAAAGCATATTATAATGGTAGCATATTATGAGGAATTTTCAACAAAAAGATAGATTTTGGCGTATTTTGGAATCATGGCCGATTTTGATAATTTTGAGTGTTCTGGTTTTTCTTTTTGCTTTTGGCATCATAAACTTTTTGGGTAAAATGCGGGAAACAGCGCACAATAAAAGAGTCGTAGAGGCGGAAGTTCTAGAGCTTGAAACAAGAAAGGAGAAATTACAAAATGATATTGAAAATTTAAGGACAGATGAGGGGAAAGAGAAGATTTTTAGGGAGGATTATGGTTTGGCGAAGGAGGGAGAAGGAGTAATAGTAGTGGTAGAAGAAGAGGGCGGTAAAGACGAGAGCCAAAATAACAAAAAGGGGTTTTGGGTTTTTTTAAAAAATTTATTTAGGAAAGAATAAAATTGCGGTCGTAGTTTAGTGGTAGAACTGGTGCTTCCCAAGCATCGGGCGCGAGTCCGATTCTCGCCGGCCGCACATTTTGTATCATTTGGAGAGTGTGATATATGGATTACCATATAGCATTTTCGTTCGGACAACATAAAAGCTAGCTTTTGCGTTGCTCCTCTCTTGATGCTATAATAGATGTATTAGTAATTATTTATTTTAATTTTTATGAAAGATGTAACGATTTATTCAACCCAGACATGTCATTTCTGCCACATGGCGAAAGAGTTTTTTAAGGAGAAAAATATTGCTTATACCGAGCATGATGTGGGAACGGACGTGGAACAGCGAAAAATAATGATGGATAAGTCAGGCCAAATGGGCGTGCCGGTAATTCAAATTGGGGATGAGCTCGTAGTTGGTTTCAATAAACCGGTAATAACAAAGTTGTTAGGTATCTAAATTTATTTTGGTGCCCTCACTCCGAATCGAACGGAGATCTATTCCTTAGGACGGAACTGTTCTATCCATTGAACTATGAGGGCAATGTGTTTATAATCTAGCATAAAAACTTTTAATTCCCAATTGGTTTTTTAGATGTTTTATGATAATATATCGCCATGGATCCGCAGTCCAAAAAGTTACTTGAAGAAACACATGCTCTCGCGAAAGAGAATAATAATATGCTTCACAAAATCCGTCATGCGCAGAAGACAGCTTCTTTTTTGCGCAGTATCTATTGGCTCATAATTATCGGCTTGGGTATTGGAGCTTTTTATTTTATTCAGCCGTATGTGGAGAGTGTGACTACATTCTTTAAAGATACAGGCACCACGATTAATAATTTTAAAAATACTTTTTCACAGTAAAAACGCCGAGGTAGCTCAGTTGGTTAGAGCGTTCGCCTGAAGAGCGATAGGTCGGCAGTTCGATTCTGCCCCTCGGCACCAAAAGTTTTTCTACAGTGATTTAACTTTTATATTTGCTTTCTTTTCTTTATCTACTTTTTGCAGGCGAATAGTTAGGAGACCGTGACGCTCGGTGGCTTCAGCTTCCTCCGGTTCTACTTCATGGGGTAGCGAAATAGTGCGGGAAAATTTCCCCCAGTAGAGTTCTTTGATAAAGTAATTCTCTTCGTCTATATTTCTATTTTCTTCACGCCTGCCGGCAATCGTTATCATGTCGCGCGCAATGTTGAGGTCCAGGTTTTCCGGTTTTACACCAGCGACCATCGTCTGAATCATGATGTCTGTCGCAGTCTGATACACATCTACCGCGAGCTCTGCTTCGTCGTTTTCTTCTTCCATCCAATTGCCATTTTTTTTATTTTCAATTGCGCTTCCTTTTGTATCCTCACTTTCATCTTCTTCCATTCGGATACTTCCGGTTAATCTTTCAAAAAAACTTCTTTTTTTATTTTGCATCCCATTATAAATTTTAATTAATAATTTTTTATCCCCCAAATCCCGTTTGCTGAATTTATAACGGGACAAATGATTCTAGCTCATTCTTCTTAATTTCTCAAAAAGTAGAATAATAATAATGGTGATGACCCAAAGGAAAGCGAATACTTTCAAAAAGTCACTTCCATTATTTCTCATTATAAAGAAATTAAAGATAGTATGCAAGGCGGTGGCAACTAAAAGCCCTACCAGGAGATGCCATTTTTTTACAGTTCTACTGGCATAAAAGGCAAGTCCCATTGAGATACCTACCGTTCCGCTGGCGACCGCATGGAGGAGCGTAGAGCCGAGGAATCGCAACTGGCCGGTAAGGAGTCCGACTATAGAATTGCCGAGAGAAATCGGTTGAATTAAGAAAAGCATATTTTCCAGCGCCGCAAAGCCGAGCGCACCAGTGATGAGGTATATCGGCCAGTCCAGTGGTTCGTCAAAATGAACAGTTTTATGCACTAGGAAGATTACGGCCAAAAATTTTATTATTTCTTCCGCTGTAGCAAAGAGGAAAAGCTCCCATTCGTTTGAGCCCACGTGAGTTTGGATGAATTTTTGAATGGGTAAGACCACGATAACCGAGAGCATTCCCATGATGAATATAAGAGTAAGGAGCCCTCTGGGTTCGGCTTTCTTCTTGTCCTCGCGTAGCCAAAAGAAGAGCCAAATGAGGGCGGGGATAACTCCTCCGAAGAATGCTATAACTAAAGTTTTCGGGTCATTAAACATTTATTTTTGGGGTTTATCCTGAGCGAAATCGAAGGGCCAGGTTTCTACCATAAGCATCCCCGACGTTTCAGTCGGGGTCCCGACCTCTGATTTCGAATTAGAGCGTCGGGATTTAAGCATAATTTGCCAAATTTCTTCGGTGATGAAGGGCATAAAGGGGTGAAGCGCTTTTAAGAGGGTAGTGAGGTGGTTTAAAAGTAGAGCTTTAGCAGAATCAGCATTTTTATTTTCCAAAATTTTCTTCTTGGAGCGCTCAATGATTATATCAGCAAAAGTGTGCCAGAAATAGTGGTAAAGTTTCTCAGAGACGATATAGAATTTGTATTCATCCATTTCTTTTGTGATTTCTTCAATCAAAGCTTCCAGTTCTTCATCTGATTTTTTATCTTCTTCGTCATACACAGGGCTACCCTGTGTATTGAAGTCTTTGGTTTGCTCGAGCACAAACCGTGTCGCGTTCCAAAGTTTGTTTGCGAACTTTGAATACGCTTTTACTTTTTGAATATCAAACTTACTATCCATCCCCGGACCAATGCCGACAATCAAAGACATACGCAGTGCATCTGCGCCATACTCATTTATTATCTCTATCGGGTCTGCGCCGTTACCGAGCGACTTGCTGAATTTTTGCCCCTTAGCGTCGCGAAGCATGCCGTGCAAGTACACAGTTTTAAACGGAATCTCGCCGAGCAAGTATTGGCTCATTAAAATCATCCGCGCCACCCAGAAGAAAAGTATTTCATAACCCGGGTTTATCACGCTCGTCGGATGAAAAGTTTTCAAATCTTTTGTTTCGTTGGGCCGAAGGTCCTGAGCAGAGTCGAAGGGCCAGTCGAGCGTGGAGAAGCTCCAGAGTCCTGAAGAAAACCAGGTGTCTAGGGTGTCTTCATCTTGCACAAATTTTGAATTACAATGCTCACAAGCAGGCTCAACATCCGATACAACTACATTTTCGCATTTGGTCATATCTGCTCCTTCTTTTGTGATACATTTTGGTTCGTGGTACCAAACAGGTATTCGATGACCGTACCAAATTTGTCTAGAGATGCACCAATCGCGCAGGTTTTCTATCCAATTGTAATAAATTTTTTCAAAATGCTCCGGCAGGATTTTTATTTTTCCATCGCGCACGGGTTCGAGCATGAGTTCTTTCAAGGATTTATTTTCACGAGAGGGGATGCTCTTGTTTACGTCCACAAACCATTGTTCCATTATTTGTGGTTCAATGATTCCGCCGGTGCGTTCGGCGGTGGCTACTCTGTTTACATAATTTTCATCGATAGATACGAGTAGCCCCTTCTCTTTTAGTTTTTCCACTATTTTTTCGCGCGCGTCGGATATTTTCATTCCAGAAAATTCTTCTGCGACTGGAAGCAACTTTCCATATCTGTCTATAATTTGTTCCTTGTCCAATTTATATTTTTCCGCAAGCGCAAAATCTTCATGAGAATGCCATGGAGTTATAGTCATGACACCGGTGCCAAATTCCATATCTATTATTTCGTCTTTTATTACGGTCGCTTCTATTGGTCCGTTTATCCATTCTACGGTCATTTTGTCTCCATGTTTGTATTTTGCGTAGCGTTTGTCGTCTGGATGCATTACCACATATTTGTCGCCAAATTTTGTTTCAGGGCGAGCGGTACCTATCTCAAATGGTCCGTATTTGAAAGTATAAAATTTCCCTTTTTGTTCTTGATAGATTGTTTCATCGTCCGAAATAACTGTCTGACCCTTCGGGTCCCAGTTCACTATTCGATGTCCGCGATAAATCAGGCCGTCTTCGTACATTTTTTTAAAGGCAGTGTTTACCGCGGTGTTTCTTTTTTTGTCTAGAGTGAATGCTTCGCGAGACCAATCAAGTGATGCACCCATTTTGCGCAGTTGACCTTGTATTGTTTTTCGGCTATCCGCTACGAATTTATCCACCCGCTCCAGAAACTTTTCTCGCCCAATATCTTTTTTCTTTAAACCTTCTTTTTCCAACATTTTTGTCACCTTGGAATCGGTGGCGATTGCCGCATGGTCGGTGCCAGGCACCCATAGAGTTTTCTTTCCGCGCATGCGATTGAAGCGAATCATCGTGTCTTGCATAGAGTCTTCTAGCGCATGGCCTAAGTGGAGCACTCCGGTAGCGTTTGGCGGGGGAAGCACAATAGAAAAAGCTTCTGCATCTTTTTTAATAATTCCCTTAGATACGCAAACATCCGGATTAAAAAAACCGCTCTCTTCCCAAAGCTGGTATATTCTGTCTTCGGTATCTTTTGCGTTGTAGGGCTTCAGTAATTTCTCATCCATACCAAAATAATATCATAAAATAATGCTCTTTTCTATAACCTCAAATTTCCTTCCGCCTTGATGGAAGCGGGGCGGGGGACGCGCTTGTTATTTTTGAGATATTTCATATATGCGGTCATGCCGATCATTATGGAGTTGTCAGTGGAGAGATTTTTGTCCGGGAAAAGGGTTTTGATTTTTATTTCTTTTTTTATTACTCTCCGCAGATGCTTGTTGGCAGAGACCCCTCCGGCGACAATCAGTGTCTTTGCTTTATATTTTTCTATCGCCTTTTTTGTTTTATATACCAATGGTTCAATGGCCGCGTTTTCAAATTCAAGCGCGATTTGCATTTTTGTAGCTTCGTCGAGTTTTCCTAGTTTGCGAATGAGATAAAGCACAGCAGTCTTGAGTCCAGAGTATGAAAAATTAAAATCCTTGCTTTTGAGCATAGGTCTCGGCAGACTTAGTACTCCGACTACCAAGTTTTTATTTTTACGAGTTTCTTCGGCTAGTTTTGAGATCTCTGGTCCACCGGGATAGGGAAGCGAGAGCATGCGAGCGACTTTATCAAAGGCTTCGCCGACTGCGTCGTCGAGGGTTTCGCCGATAATTTTATACTGGTTTCTCTTGTTGCCAAATTTCTTCACCAAAACTAGCTCGGTATGTCCGCCGGAAACCAAGAGCGAAAGACAAGGATAATTTATTTTTGGAATTTTGAACGACCCCTTGTTTTTTCCGAATACTGAAAGTATATGACCCTCCATATGGTTGACTGGCATCAGTGGCACTTTCCATTCAAGAGCTTTTTCTTTTGCAAAAACAATGCCAGTCCAAAGCGCCGGCTCGAGTCCGGGTCCGGAGGTGACGGCAACTAAGTCAACCTTTTTAATTTTTGATTTCTTTATTACTTTTTTAAATAAAATAGGTAGATTTTTTGCATGTTCTCGCTTTGCCATCATAGGGTATATGCCACCATATTGCGTGTGGAGTTTTATTTGAGAGGCTATAGTGTTTGCAAGCACTTCAAAGATAGGCCCTTTTGAGCTTTTTTTTATTTCCAATATACTGACCCCCGTTTCATCAGCGCTTGTCTCAATGGCTAAAATTTTCATGTGCGCGGTGAGGGGATTGAACCCCCGGCCTACTCTACGTCAAAGAGTCGCTCTACCACTGAGCTAACCGCGCAACGATTCTATATTACATTTTTTAGATATTTTTTCCAACGGTGTTAATAATTTTCAATTATCCCTAAATTCACTAATACTTATAAATATGCTATAGCGTAAATATAAGTATTTGTGATAAAATCAGGTATATGAGTCTAATTTATGAAATTTTGAAGGAATTAGGAGAATCAAGCCTCAATTATAAAGGTGTAAAAGTTAATTTATTTGGAATTCCAAAGTTTAAGAGCTATAAAAGAAACACAGTTAGTGGCTCTCTAGCTTATCTAGGCAAAAAGGGCTTCATAGAGAAGCATGAAGAGAGTTTTATAATTACACGTAAAGGCAGGGAATATGTAAAAAGAAAATACGACTCATTGAAACAATTTGATTTTAAATTCAAACCGGATGCGCCTAAAAATTTGATGGTGATGTATGATGTTCCAGAAGTTCAAAAGGCGGAAAGGGAATGGCTTCGTTGGCATTTGAAAAAATTTAACTACAAGATGATTCAAAAAAGCGTATGGGTGGGTCCCTCGCCGTTACCGAAAGAATTTTTAGATTATTTGAAAAAGATAAAAATTGGTGGCAGTTTCAAAACTTTTAAATTAGCCAAATTAACCAAGGATTACGATAATTATGATTTTAAAAAATGATAATTTACTTATAATTCTGCTATCGCAGATTTGTAAGTAGTTCTGACTTTCTGAGTTGCTAATATTATTTACGTTTTCTCTTTAATTCTTTCAAGCGCGAGGATGAAGGCGCCGTTGCGGAGATTTGTATTTAACTCTCTTGCCTTTTCATAAACTTTTTTTGAAGAATCATCAAGTATAACTTTCAATTTTTTATTTACCTCTTCCTCGCTCCAGTGTTCACCCTTCAAGTTTTGATCCCATTCAAAATATGAGACCGTGACTCCGCCCGAGTTCGCCAAAATGTCCGGAATCACTGGAATACCAGCTTTAAATAGTATTTCATCGGCCTCGGGCGTTATAGGCCCATTGGCAAGCTCCATAATCGCCTTAGCGCGTAATTTAGGGGCATTTTGCTCTGTTATAACGTTTTCGAAAGCGGCGGGAATTAAGAGGTCGCAGGGGGTTTCTAAGAGCTCAACGTTCGTAATATCTTTTGCACCTTCAAATCCCGAAAGCGAGCCAGTCGCTTTCTTGTACTCTATTAATTTTTTTATATCCAAACCATTTTCGTTGTAAATGCCTCCCTTGGAATCAGAAACAGCCATAACTATATGCCCATGAGCGGAGAAAATTTCCGCTACATTCGAGCCGACGTTTCCAAAACCTTGCACGATCACTTTACAATTCTGCGGAAGTCCGTCTTCCGCAAGGTGGGGACGGAGCGCATGAAATACATAATATCCACCCAGACCTGTCGCAGGTCCTCGACCTTCGGAGCCACCACGGTCGAGAGGTTTACCTGTGAAGCATGCCCCACTTTTTTCTCCTGTCAATTTTTCATATTCGTCCACCATCCAAGACATTATTTCTGGCGTGGTGTTTACATCTGGCGCTGGCACGTCTTTATATGGTCCCAGATTATCCACCAATTTTTGCACCCAGCCACGAGAAAGGCGTTCCAGTTCGCCTTTGGATAAATTTTTCGGTTTAACCGTAATTCCGCCTTTGCCTCCGCCCATAGGGATGCCCGTCACCGCGCACTTTATCATCATTAAAAAAGCTAGGGCTTTTATTTCATTGATATCTGTGAGTGGGTGATAGCGGATTCCACCTTTATAGGGTCCCAAGGCGTTATTCCACTCTATTCTATAACCCTCGAAAATTTTCAGTGAGCCGTCGTCGAGCGTGACTGGGATGGAAATGCGAATGTCTCGGTCAGGGTGGCGTAACGCTTCAATAAATTCTTTTTCAAAATTTTTCAACTTGGCGACCTTATCCAACTGCGCCATAGCGTTTTCAAATAGGTTTTGCATATCGGATTATTATATAGTAAGACCCTCCAACATCTCAAGTTCTTCTTTTGAGTTTGCGCCCAAGGCCTCTCTAGGGTCATCAATATCTATTGATTCAATTTTTTCTTTTTCTTCTACCGCGATTTTTACCAAATCAGTCAGATAGTATTCTTTTTGAGTATTTTCATTTTTTAAGTTGTCTAGTTTATCAAAAAGCCATTTCGTTTTAAATATAAAATAACAAGGGTTAATTTCTTTTATTTCTTTTTCTTCACTATTTGCATCTTTAACCTCTATTGATTTTAAAATTTTGCCACTTTTGTCACGTATTATCCTAGAGAAATTTTTATAAAATGTTTCTCTCCAATCTAAAAAATCAGATAATTTTACTGTGGCCATTGTGAGAGTAGCATCAGTATTCAAATGTCTCTCAATTAATTTTTGTATTGTCTCTTTGCTTACAAGAGGATGGTCTGCATAAAGCACTAGAGTATTTTCTGCTTGTTCTATTAGTTTTTCTTTTGTAACCATTACTGCATGCCCCGTGCCGAGCTGTTCTTCTTGGTGGACATAATTATACGCTTCGCCCAACTCTTCAAAAATTCTCTCTTTTTTATGACCTACTACTACGACCGGCTTGATAAGTAAGTTTAAACTTTCTATTGTCTCCAGTATATGCGTCAAAAAATATTTGCCTCCCAGTTTTGCAAGCGCCTTCGGGTCGTCCGACATCATTCTTTTGTTTTTACCGGCGGCCAAAATCACAATTTGAACTTTATCCATAGTAGATATAAATCTACCTTTTTTGGGACAAAAAGGGAAGTCATGGTAGAATTTAGAGGAATCAAAATAATCATGCACCATGGAAAATTTAATAAGAATCGCATTTTTCTTGGTGCTGGTTTTTGCGCCGAGAAAAGGAGGGGATGATTTTGAGAGCTTGTGCGCTTTTGAGTACATAAATCCAGAGCCCGTATCGTCCTCAATCAATTCGCGTGAAGACTGGGACGACAATGTCCGTCTACTTGCCCAATATCAAAAACTTTTGGGTGAATCTATAAGATATATCGTTTTAGAAAAAGAGCGTAAAAGGATAGTGGGGGATATTTCTTATCTTGACGCTTTTGGAATTTGCGAAGATGGTCTTGACTTTGTTTATCGCGGAGGCAGTATCGTGATACACCACACTGAGTTTTTTCGCAAAGGCGATGTATGTGAACAATCTTGGTTTATTCGTGATGGGCAGATTGTGGCGAAAAGATACAAATTCAACGATTGCGCTTACCACTTTGCCATAGGCGAAGACGAAGCCATTACAGAGCTTCGGCCTCTGACCCATATGGGGACACATGCGGGTAAGCTCAAAGAATGTCGGGCTAGCAAACGATTGATTATAGAGTTGCCCGAGAAAGTTGGAGAGGAATATTGGAGGAAACTAGACGAGATTGTGGAATTAATGAAAATTGATCCCGATTTCGGAGCCATAGGAATAGTGTTGATTGGGAATTACAATCTTGAAGCGCCGAGTCAAGAAACGCTTATTGCTCTGATGGATTTGGTGATTTGGCTGATGTATAAATTTGATATCCCTTTGGAGAACATAAAACTGCATGAGGGAATCAGACATTCTATGACAGAAGCCGGCTATACTCCTACAGGTTCTCCTAAAACCTGCCCGGGATATTATTTTCCGGACGAGAAATGTGTCCAGGAAATGACTTTAGGAAGGATGAAAGAACTTCACTATATCGCTGACTGGTACTAGTTGTTGCCGGTCAGTTTTTTTTGCAAAAAATTTTTAAGCTGATAAAAGTTTTCTCAATATTTTTTCAAATTCCGGATATTTT